>Ga0155187_108_pt1 | contig 29976 bp, 36 predicted proteins | sample RifCSPhighO2_02_FD_106155 | JGI IMG/M metagenome (GOLD analysis project Ga0155187, IMG submission 106155) | Candidatus Nomurabacteria bacterium RIFCSPHIGHO2_02_41_18
ATGAATACCACTATTCAACTACACTCTAATATTCTAGCAAAAGTTAAGTTTTTCTCAAAACAATTACAACTGAAATTACACAAAAGCACTGGTCGAAAACTAGCACTGCAAGGAGAAGAAACAATTGCTCTCTCAATCTTCAAACAGACAGTCGGTATACCAACCAAGAAAGCAATCTTTGACATCTTCACCCCGAGAGAAAGTTACAAAACATTGTGTGTGCAAATGAATCGGTTTGCATTTCATGCTTTGGTAATCCTTAACATGATATTGAAATGGAACCAGAAAAACGCTCACGTAATCAAGCATACAGATTCTACTGATGTTCCAGTCTGTCTCAACAAGAATGCAAAGTGCCACAAGACGATGAAACTGCTCTCCTCTTGGGGACATTCCGGAAAAGGCTTCTACTATGGACTTAAAATGAACATTACCACCGATCTGAAACGAACTTTGCTGGCTGTTAGCTTTGGAACAGGAAATAGCGATGATCGGAAAACATTCCAGAAAATGAACAAAAATATTGATGGGATATTCGTGGCTGATGCGGGATATTCCTCGAAAGATTTAGAGGAAGAATTTTATCAAGAAAACAAAAAAATTCTTTTCACTAAACCACGAAAAAATATGAAAAAGATCATTGCTGGATTCCAGTACCATCTGTACAATACTCGTATGCTGATCGAACTAAACTTCCGAAATCTTAAAATGTTGTATGCGTTTCTGACTTCGTTTCCGAGATCCATTGACGGCTATCTTGCCAATTATATTTATTCAATTCTCGCCTACGCGCTTAGGTAGAGGAGTTGTTTTTGAGAAAAACGAAACTTCTGTTTCAAAAATTCAGACAGCTGAAGGTATTTAGACATGGCTGGGGAAAAGTGAGGTTTGCTTGTTTCGTAATTCAGAGTAATTCAGAGTATAAAAGCAAACCCGCTGCGGTTATCAACATGTAGCAAGGACAGTCCTTGCTAGAACGAACAATTGCATTCCTGTGTCCAATATGCAATAATTGCTATATGAATTTAGTCGCTCAAATTCTCCCTTATGGAGAGATAATTCTTTCAATAATACTGGTGACCTCGATTTTGTTCCAACAATCTTCGGCCGGAGTAGGCGGTGCTTTGGGCGGAAACGACACGGGCGGCTTCCACCACACCCGCCGGGGATTTGAGAAGTTTCTTTTTTATTTGTCCATTGTTGATGGAATCCTTTTGGCTTTATTTGCCCTGCTCAGTATAATAATAAAAGCTAATAGCTAGTTTCGATCTCATCTTAGAAAATTATCGTATGCGTAATTTCAAACTACCCTCAAAAGTGCAAATTAATTCCGTTTTTCATTCCTTTTCCAAAAAAGAGAGGATCGTTTTTGTCGGATTCACAGTGGTTCTCCTTCTAAGCACCATACTTATACTCCAAAGTATCAATAAATATTTTATGGTGAGCATACCCTTGCGCGGAGGCTCCATATCCCTTGGCATCATTGGAGTTCCGCGTTTTATAAACCCAGTACTGGCAAGCAGCGACGCCGACTTGAACTTGGTTTCGCTTATTTATTCCGGACTGTTACGAAAAGATATAGATGGAAATCTAGTCCCCGACTTGGCACTCAAGTACGAAGTATCCGAAAATGGATTGGTTTACACTTTTACTTTAAAAGATAATTTATACTTCCAGGATGGAAAGCCCTTAACGACGGACGATGTAATTTTCACTATAGAAAAAGTTAAGGAATCAATTATTGAAAGTCCACACAAAGTGCATTGGAAAGGTGTAAATGCCGAGAAAATCGATGAAAAAATCGTGCAATTCACTTTTAAACAACCCTATGCGTCATTTTTGGAAAATGCCACGCTAGGTATCCTGCCGGCTCATGTATGGGGTAATTCTCCCCTAGAATTAAGTAACGCCAACACTAGCCCGATCGGCTCCGGACCTTATATGGTCAACGCCGCAAACAAACAAGCATCAGGAATCATAGATCATTACCAATTGATTCCATTCAAAAAATTTGTCTTGGGTAAACCGTATATCGAGAATTTGGACTTGCATTTTTATCCAAATGAGGACGAACTGATCCAAGCTCTCTTAAATAAAGAAGTGGACCAAATAAACTCCATCAGCCCCGGAAACGCTGAGATTTTAAAAGAAAAAAACTTTTTAGTGGAATCGGCAGTTTTAGGAAGAGTCTTCGGACTTTTCTTCAACCAAAACCAAAATCAACTCTTCGTCGATAAAACAGTTCTTCAAGCCATCGAATCCGTTATAGATAAAGAAAAAATCTTGCAGGAGGTGTTGCTCGGATATGGAATGGTTATTGAAAGCCCAATCCCGCCAAATCTGACCGACTATCAGATCTTAAAAGCCAAAGTAAATAAGATTCCCCGGGAAGAACTACTGCAAAGAGTAAAAAATGATTTGGCCAAAGACGGTTGGAAAATGGGCGCCGACGGATTTTTGGAAAAAGCCACTATAAATAACAAAAAGAAAACTACTACCAAGCTCGAGTTTGTAATCTCGACGGGAAACGCCGCGGAGTTGGTCAGAGCGGCAGAGTTAATTAAGCAAGATTTGGCGTCCGTAGGTATAAAAGTTGATGTAAAAACTTTTGAAACAGGCAATTTAAATCAGGCTGTGATTCGTCCGCGCAAATACGACACCCTTTTATTCGGAGAGATTATAAATAACGAATCCGACCTCTTTGCATTCTGGCATTCCTCGCAGAGAAAAGATCCGGGACTAAACGTCGCTTTATACACCAATGCCAAAGTGGACAAAATTCTGGAAAACGCCGCGGTCATTGTCGATAAAGACTCAAGAATACAAAAGTACATCCAGTTTACAGAAGAAATAAAAAAGGATATGCCCGCAATTTTTCTATACAGTCCGGATTTTATATATACCGTTTCAAAAAATCTTAAGCAACTTAAAATGAATCGAGTTATTTTGCCTTCTGATCGTTACTTAAATGCTTATGCATGGTACACCGAAACGGAAAATATTTGGAAAATATTTTATTGAAATAATAAGCCAAGCGAATATATTTTAGACAATTATGATAAAAAAACAAAGACTGTCTTTCAGCGCCATAAGTGTTGACCCTGCCCGCAATACTACCCATAACGCTCCCGGCGGACCAAAGAAAATACCAGGAGGAGATAAAGGAGAACGGAAAAATCCTATAAAGAGTTCGACTTATCAATACCGAAAGAAGAGATATGGGGTGGGGGCTCGATCTCACTCATTTACGGGAAAAAATCAATTCAAGCCGGGATTTAAGTCCGGTGAGAGTAATATCCGAATTCCCCCGCCGGAATCGGGTGTTATCCGCATCATCCCGCTCGGCGGGGTTGAAGAAATTGGTAAAAATATGACGGCTATAGAAATAGGAGATGATATCGTAGTTATCGATGCCGGCATGCATTTTTCAAACGAAGCCACGCCGGGAGTTGATTATGTTATTCCAAATACAACCTATCTGGAGGAACGCAAAGAAAAAATACGCGCGCTCATTATCACTCACGGGCACTTGGATCATATCGGGGGTGTACCGCTAGTCCTCTCCCGTATCGGCAATCCCCCAGTTTATTCCCGAAACCTCTCTATCTTAATGATGCGCAAGCGCCAGGCCGAATTTCCGCACCTGCCCGCCATGAAAGAAAATATCGTCGAAAAAGATGAGACTATAACCTGCGGAAAAATAAAAATTAGGTTCTTTGGTGTAACGCATACTATTCCGGACTCTATGGGAATCATCATCGAAACAGAACATGGCTGGATTGTAACCCCGGGAGACTACAAGCTCGACCAGGTGGATGGAGTTGTTTCAGAAGAAGAAGGAGAAGAATATTCTATTTTCGACAAAGCCAAAGTCCTGCTCCTTATGACCGATTCCACCAATATCGAAAACGAAGGATTTTCGCTGCCGGAGGTAAAAGTTCACAAAGGGCTTGAAAATTTAATAAGAAAAGTAAACGGCCGTATGATTATCGCTGCTTTTGCTTCGCATATTACCCGGTTGGCGTATGTGGTGAAATTTGCCGAATCTTTAGGAAAAAAAATAGCAATAGATGGCCGTTCTATGAAAACAAATATCGACGTAGCCATTGAGGCCGGACTTTTTACTCCAAAAAAAGACACCATTATACCAATAGAGGATGTAAGTAATTATCCACCAAATAAGATTGTCGTATTGATGACCGGTGCGCAAGGTGAAGAATTTGCTGCTCTCAATCGTGCTGCGAATAAATCCAATACCAAATTCTCATTACACAAAGAAGATACAATAATACTCTCTGCATCTATTATTCCTGGGAATGAACTTCAAGTGCAAAGAATGAAAGACAATCTCACCAGACAAGGCGTTCGCATCATCAGCTACCGCACCGCCGGCGAAGATTTCGTGCACGCCACCGGCCACGGCAACCAAGAAGATATCAAGTGGTTACACCGCAAAGTTCATCCGAAATTCTTCATACCTATCCACGGCTTTCATTCTATGCTCGTGCGGCATAAGGAACTCGCCATGGAAGTCGGCATGAGTGAAGAAAACATCGTCGTCCCCGATAATGGTTCAATCATTGAAATATCAGCTGATGGCGAGAAGATAAACAAAAGAAAAGAAAAAGCTGCCAGTGGTATCATGATGGTAGATGGTGTCTCTATCAGTGATACGCAAGAAGTCGTTATCCGAGACCGCCAGATGCTCTCCCAAGATGGAATGTTTGTGATCATCGCTCTTTTGGACCAGAAAACCGGAAAATTAAAAAAATCTCCGGACATTATCTCGCGAGGGTTTGTATATCTGAAAGAAAACCAAGAACTTCTTCGCCAAGTAAGGATAATTATCAAAAAATCAGTTGAAGAAGGAGCGGCTCTAAGTAATCAAAGAAATCGGGCAGATCTAGTAGATTTTGACTATATCAAGGCAGAGCTCGGCGAAACAGTTTCCAAATTCTTGTACCAAAAAACCGAAAAAAGGCCTTTGGTGATACCAGTGATATTAGGTGTATAAATATAAAATCCCGTACGAAATCTTACTAAAGACATTTCTTAATATAAGATCACTTTAATAATTTAATGAAATTTCGTACGGGATGAAACATAATAGAAAAATAATATATCTGGCAGGATTTTTAATTTCTGTGCCGATCGCCCTCACTTCTTACATTAATTCCAGCCTGCTCGAGATTTACGTCGATAAATATTTCTTAGGAATTATTTATATGCTAGCTTCGCTCATCACTATTATTGGCATGGCTAAAATGCCGAAAATTCTGACCCGCCTTGGGAATCGCAAGAGCACTCTTTTGTTTTGCCTGATATTTTTGGCCTCGCTTATTTTAATGGGGCTCGGCGGCAAAGGTTTTATTGTCATTCCGGCTTTTATCTTTTATTTTGTATCCGTCAATTTAATTTTCGCCACCCTCGATATATTTATTGAAGATTTTTCCAAAAACTCGCCAGTAGGCGGGATCCGCGGAGTTTATCTGACAATTATAAATTTTGCTTGGGTGATCGCGCAAATGATGTCCGGGTCTGTCATTGCCAAAAGTTCGCTCCCCGGCATTTATCTCTTGTCGGCTTTGTTTGTGAGCTTAGTTTGCATCATTTTTAGCTTGTTCCTGCGCGATTTTAAAGATCCGCAATACGAAAAAGTCCCCATTTTAAGAACAATCATTTTTTTCTGGCGAAATAGAAATATCGCAAAAATTTATTTAATCACTTTGATTCTAAGATTTTTCTACGCTTGGATGATTATTTATACGCCGATTTATATGCACGAATACATCGGCTTTGACTGGAGCCAGATCGGAATAATTTTTAGTATCATGCTTCTGCCATTTATTATTTTAGAACTGCCTTTGGGGATATTGTCCGACCGAATCGGCGAGAAAAAAATGCTGATCGTGGGATTTTGCATAATTAGTGTTTCCACCGCAATGATCCCGCTCTTCTCTGCCCCAACACTTCTCCTCTGGGCTCTGATCCTTTTTGCTACCCGGGTCGGCGCCGCAACCATCGAGATTATGAGCGAAAGCTACTTTTTTAAATCCGTCGCCGAAGAAGAGGCGGACGTGCTTAGTTTTTTCCGCAATACCAATCCGCTTTCTTATATCATCGCTCCGCTTCTCGCTATTCCTGTTCTTCTCATCGTTCCCTCATTCGAATATCTTTTCTTTGTCTTGGGCGCGGTTATGCTATGTGGCCTCTTAATCAGCCTGCGACTGCGGGATGTGAGGTAAATAAATATTCCCCTTTCGCGATGACTGTCCTTGCGAAAATAATTACCACCCTGCTGGATTACCGACTTTACATATTTGAAATGGAGAAACCGATGGGTTTACGCCTGCACCATGATCGATCTTTTTTCGAGAGAGGTTGTCGGGATTTCAATCAAAACAAATCATAGTGCATTGCTTGTATCCGAAGCATTGCTGAACGCGCTTGCGGCCAATCCGGCACCGACAATCATTCACTCGGACCAAGGCAACGAATACAAATCAAAACTGTTCCGTTCAATTCTGAGAGATTGTAAAATCTTGCAGTCGATGTCGAAGAAAGGCTCTCCCTGGCAAAACGGATACCAGGAATCGTTCTTTGGTAATTGGAAGGTTGATATCGGAGATGTGAATCGCTTTGAAACCCTGGGAGAACTAACAGCTGAACTTTACCGGTCGATATATTATTACAATAATTTACGAATTCATACGAGCTTGAAAATGCCACCGAGGAAATTTGCAGAAAAATTTGCGCTAAAAACAGAAATCAAATACAATACAAGTCAAGAGAGACTAACTGTCTAAGAAAAGGGGTACACTTCAATTTTACCAATTACATGATGAAAATCACTTTAGCTTTTGCGCCAATTTTGCTACAATTCTTCCATACCAATACTTAAAGAACCATTTAAATTTTGCCTGTTAAGAGTTTTTATTCAATTGATAGGAAGTTTTGTATTCTTTTAAAATTTCATCATATGTTTCTCTGTTTCCGGGATATCTGAATTCTGAGGTATCTAATACTTTTCGTAAACCTGTAAAAGCTCCATAATCATCGGCATCAAGTTCACTTAGTGATTCAGGTCTGACTTGTCTAGTACATTCAAAATCAACAAGACAACCATCTAGTGTTATATTATGCCCTTCTCTTAAATTAATAAAATATCTGTGCTTGTGTAGTAATCCTAAATTTTTTCCTACTGTTCTTGCTAACCATTTAAAATATTTAACACGGTCAAACGTTGATAAATCTTCACCTAATTCCTTTGCAACTAATAAACGGGCATCTTCAATAAAAAGTTCTGCTTTTTCTCTGAAGTGTTTTTCTGTGGACAAATTATCAATAGAAATATCAGTCAATCTAGCGTGGGTCCCAAACGCCCGAATTTCTAAAACTGGCTCTGCTTTTTCGGCCATTATTTTTTTAGCTTTGGCTTCAGTGATGGAAATTCTTTTTCCTTGATACACAACTTCTTCTAATCCTATTATTGCAATTACTCGATGTGTCCTAATTCCATATTTTTGCAGAATCTCAGTAAATTCCTTATCCCTATAAGCATCTTTTGAGTTCAAAAGTCCCATAGATTTTTCAACATTTCTACTGTCAATTTTTATATCTCCTACAGTATAAAAAATTTTATCTTGAGATGTATTTTTAGATATTACATAACCTAGACCTTTTATGTCAATATCTCTAAAAACTTGCTTATCCGCTATTTCTTCTTTTTGCTGTTTTTCTTTTGGGTGTATTTTACCTAATAATGCACTTCTACCGTGTCTAGATTTAACTTCCAGGATTATTGGCTTATCTTCACTGTCTACTTCACTAGTTAAAAAAACTCCCAAATTAGTAGGCTTTCCTACTTCGAAAAATGGTAAATTGAAATTGTCATTAACCCATTCAACATGGTTTTTAACTTCAATGGCGGGTAATGTCTCTTGCTCAGATTTCAAATTAGACGCCAAGCCAGTAAGAATTTCAGGTTTGCCTTTTTCTAATTTCATAAAAAATTAAGCCGTTTGGCTTCGACCAATAGTAATATAAAAATGTTTGGGATGCAAATTAAAAAAACAAAAGCCCAAAGACACCGGATTGTGTAATGGAGCCGTTTTGCTTTTTAGTTCTAAATTTTACTGCCTTCTATTTCTTTTCACTTGGACTAGTTTCGCCTGCGGCTTTTGCTTCTTCTAAGAGTATTTGTTCTCTTCTAAGTTCCTCGGCTCTCTTTTCCACTTTGCCTAACATGGCTCTTCCCTTAGCTTGCGCAAGCACTTCACTTGCGTTTTTTGTTATCTTAGCCTCATTTGGAGAAGAAAAGAATAAAGAATAGAAGAATAAAGAATAGAAGAATGAGAATAAGAATAGGAAAGAATAGGGGACAGCCACCATTCTTTTGTATTTTGTGTGTTGTAATATTGATTCATCATTTCTTCGGACGACCTTGAGATCTCAAGGTTGATTCTAGATGATATTTTGATACCATTTTATCGATCCATTTCTCTTTTCCGTATGGTACGCCTTTTTTGACTGAAATGCGAATAATATCTAAGTTTTCTGACTCTTCTCTAATGTTGATCCAATTTAGATAGTCGTCTGGAAGCTGAAAAGATTTTTGATCAAGTAATTTTTTTTGTTCTACTGTGCCATAGACACGTCTCCATGCGCTCCCCCATTGCCAATCTTCGCAAGAACGCACGAGTTTTGCGCGCATTGCATTCTGTTCAACATATTTAATAACCGCTAGAAGATAGTTATCTTTATCAACAAGAAAAGATTTGTAACGACCTTGATATAGATGTCCACTACCGTTTGTATTGGTATGCGCATGGACTTTTCTGGTGTGCGCGTTACATAATCGGTGCATAAATAGACCAAGATCGCCATCATTTTTGGGATAAAGTACTAAATGAAAGTGGTTGGGCATTAGCTCATAAGCCAGAATGCGCATATCAAAAATCTCCTTTGTTTCAAGTAGAAGTTGTTCGAAGAGTTTGTAATCTTCGTCTGTATTAAAAATTTGAAGACGACCGTTGGCGCGATTAATTACATGATAAATCTCTCCACCGATATCAACTCTTGCGCTACGTGGCATGGTTTTATTATACCACATTATTAATGAAACAATGGTGGCTGTCCCCTATTCCTTCTATTCCTCTATTCCCTATTCCTATTCCCCTAAACATTCTCTCACTTCTCACTTTATGAAAAGTTTTCTTATCTGGTTCAATCGTTCGCAAACGAGGTTCGTTAAAATAACCGAGAGGGGCTTTTGCCGATAACTCACCACGACGTATCTTTTGGCGAATACCGCGCAAAATGTTTTCTCTTAAATTGTCGGTGTAATATTTTGCTTGACCGAACGCCACAGACAACATAAATTTTCCTTGGGGTGTCGCTTCGAACCAAAATGTCGGAAATTTTAGCGCAACAATTTTTAGCGTATCCACAAAATATATGACCTTGCCACCGTCAATCGAATTTCTCGCTAAACGGTCTGGATTCCACGCTAAAATTCCCGAAGCAAAACCTTTTTCAATTTCGCCAAGCATTTTGTTAAAAACCTCTCGCCCCGGCTCTTTGGCTGTTTTACTTTCATAAAACTCTTTCACTACGAAAAGATTTTGTTGCTTGGCGAATTCCCGAAGCTCCGTCAATTGCGCCTCAATACTCAAAACTTGGCGTTCCTCGTCCTCGCTCGATTTTCTACAATATATAAAATATTTGATCATAGCTTCGGGAATTAAATTGATAAAAGGTTTTGCATTACACCGACAATTTGCAATCTCATTATACATCGGCTCATGTGCCTTTGGCACATTCCAAGCTTTGCTTGGAGAACCGCCGTGTAGCGGCGGGAATGCTTTTGGCGGAATTCAAAATGCCTTGGCGGGACTTGGCGGAAACATCAGCCCGAGACCGCGCCTTTGGCGCGGGCGAGGTCAATCTTTCTTCAAATTCGGAATTGTGGTCATTATATCAGATTTGCCGAAGAAGTTGCCTCGGGGCTTCGCCCCTCGGCATTGGTTTCCGCCAAGAAATTCCAGGGGGTTTTGAATTCCGCCAAAAGCATTCCCGCCGAAAGTCGGCGGTCAAATAGTTTTTTACAAAACTAGAAAATCTAAAATAGGAATTTCCTTACTGATTGTTAGTATTTTATTTTCTACTTGGTGTATTTTCGATCTAATACTGTGGGCTACTAATAGGCCAGATATTGTTATGTTTTTTTGGTCATTGCAAATCTTAGTGGAGCCACTTGTATATTTAATGTGTTTTTATTTAGTATATCTATTTGTTAAAAACCGTGATTTATCATTTAAATGGAAGCTACTGGGTATATTTTTATATTCACCCATAGTTTTACTTTTATCATTTCAATATAACCTTCAAGGTGTAAATTTAGCAGATTGTACAGCAATAGAAGGTTTTATTGCGCAATATTTTACTTATATTATTGAATCGATATTTATCTTGTCCATTGTCGTTTTCACTGCTTTTGAAGTCAAAAAGATATCTAATGTCTCAAGGAGAAAAGAAATAATAATTTTTGGCTTAGGGATTTTGTTATTTTTGATAGCATTTTCTTCAGGTAATATTATAGGAAGTTTTACAGAAAACTGGACATTGGCACAAGCTGGATTGATAGGTATGCCAGTATTTATTGGATTTTTGGCTTATCTCATTGTTCGATTTCATACTTTTAACATAAAATTGATTGCGACCCAAGCGCTGGTGTTTGCGCTAGGATTTTTAGTGATAGCTATTTTATTTATTAGAAAAATTGAAAACGTTAGAATTGTGGTGATTTTCACTTTATTATTCGTAATTGCTTTAGGTTATGCTCTCGTAAAATCCGTTAAAAAGGAAATACAGCAGAAAGAAGAGTTAGAGAAACTTTCCACTTATCTTGCTGAGGCTAATAAAAAACTAAAAACTTTCGACATTTTAAAATCAAAATTCTTGTCTTTGGCCTCTCACCAATTAAGAAATCCCATCTCTGCTATTATTTCCTGCACTTCGATGTTTTTGGATGGCTCATTTGGTAAAATAGACGATACACAGAAAAATATGCTTAGTCAGATGTACGATCGGGCAAAAGGTATGAACGATGATGTAGAAAAATATTTGACTATTGCCAAGGTAGATCAAGGTGGTCTCCAATATAATCTTGAGAAGTTGGATCTAGGGGATTTCGCAAAAAACATAACCGAGCAACAAAAACTTGCTGTGGAGAAAAGAAAACTTTCTATCTCTTTTGGGACAGATGGACAATCTTCATATTTTGTAAGTGGCGACAAGGTGCAGTTGAAACAAGTATTTCAGAATTTGATTGATAACGCTATGAAATTTACCAAAGAAGGCTGGATAAAGGTTAAACTTTCGAAAGTTGAAGGGGGTAAAAAATAAGAGTGGCCGTTTCGGATTCAGGGGTAGGTATTAAACCCGAAATTATGCCAACATTGTTTAAGGAATTTGCTCGTGGCGAGGGTGCAAAAACAGATGTAGGAGGTTCTGGCATTGGTATATATTTAGCTAAAGAGATAATTGAAAAAGGACACAAAGGAAAAATTTGGGCTGAGTCTGAAGGTGCGAGCAAAGGTTCAACATTTACTTTTGAATTGCCGTTATATTCGGAAAATAAAATTTAAAAAAGATCTTAATCTCAATATGACACACTGACCAAATTCGTGAAAGAGATCCGCTATGATAAAATCTGCTATGATAAAATCTCCTAATTTATGATACAATGGCAGGGTGGAATCTTTATTTAATGCTAAGCATGGACACCAACAGATAAAAATCTGCGTTTCCGGCGCGGCCGAGACGGGACACTGCGGAATAGGCGCTTTAGAAAAAGCAAAAGAACTCGGGCGGGAAATTGCCCGGCAAGGAGCGGTGCTCGTAACCGGAGCAACTACAGGGTTTCCTCTTTGGACGGCCATGGGGCTTAAAGAAGTGGGTGGAATTTCTGTCGGAATTTCCCCAGCTGCATCGGAAAGAGAGCATGTCGAAGTTTACAAGCTTCCGCTTGATTATCTAGATTTAATTATTTACACTGGCTTCGGCTACGCCGGTCGAGACATACTGCTGACCCGCGCGGCGGATGCGGTTATTTGCGGTTGCGGACGCATCGGCACAATTCACGAGTTTACAATCGCCTTTGAAGACAACAAGCCAATCGGGATTTTCGAGGGACCCTGGGAAATGGGAGCGGAGCTTGAAGAACTTATCCAAAAAAGCCATCGTCTGAACGCAAAAATTGTCACTGGCGATTACCCTAAGAAACTTTTGGAGGATATCATTTTTATGGTTAAAAAGGATAAAATAGCCGAGTATAAAACTACCAAAGATTCCGTTTCGGATACGAATTAGAAAAACTCGTCGCAGGTTTTGTCTATTTTACCGCTTCCAAAACTTTCGCAAAAATTGTTGGATGATGTTCGGCTAAGTCAGCGAGAATTTTGCGATCAAGCAAGATTTTTTTTTTATTGAGCCCGTCAATAAGTTTGGAATAAGTCGCGCCAAGTTCGCGCGCTCCAGCGTTTATTTTTATATTCCAAAGCTTTCGGTTATGCGATTTTTTATCCTTGCGGTGCGCGAAAGCGTAAGCCCCGGCGTGCAGGAGCGCTTCTTTGGCCTGCCGCTCTTTGGTACTGCGGCCATGGCGGAAGCCTTTAGTTTGTTTTAAGATGCTCCTTCGTCTTTTTAATGCGTGTACTCCCTTTTTTATTCTGGTCATTGGATTAAAATTAAATGGCTAAAACATTTTTTACTAAAAATATTCGCCCGAACTAAAAGCTTTGCTTTTAGTTATAGGGCAATAAATGGCTTTTTGGCTTGTTTTTAATAATAAAATCCTGACTTCTCTTGCCGGCGAGCTGTGACTTGCGGGATTGTTTGGCATTAAAATGATTGAAGCCAGGCTTGCGAGCAAGTATCTTACCATTTTTGGTGATTTTTAATCTTTTCGAATATGATTTATTTGTTTTCATTTTTTTTCGATCGTCGTGGTTAAACCCTTCGGTCCTTTCTTATAGCTATCGGAAACTTTATATTCTTCTGTAATCAAGTGAAGCGCTCGGTCCAGTCGTTCCCGCAAAAATTTTTCATCCATATACTTCGCGCGTCCGGCGAGGAAAAGCTCTACTTTGACCCGATGTCCTTCCTTGATCCACCTGGAAGCGGTTTTTGCTTTGAGCTCTAAATCATGGTCTCCGGTGCCTATCTTTATCTGAATTCCTTTGGTCTCGGTTTTGTTGGCGCCGGCTTTGGCCTTCTTTAATTTCTTGCTAGCCTCGTATTGATACTTGCCGAAATCCATAATCTTCCCAATCGGGGGAGTCGCGTTCGGACCTATTTCGATCAAATCCAAGCCCTTGCTTTGCGCCAACTTCAATGCATCTTTTATGCTCAAAACGCCGAGATTTTTATTTTCACTGTCTAAAACACGCAGCTCTGTTACTCGTATTTGGTTGTTTATTCTTTCACGCAATTGATATAAATATAAGCTTTGACTTATAGGATATTAGCTTATTCAAAGATTAAAGTCAAACCACCATTCTAGCTCACAATAACTAACAAGACAATTCCACACTACTTCCCTGCTCCGGCGCATAAGCTTCAATTCCTAAATTGTCCCGCAGTTTCTGCACCAGAAACATTGTCGATTTCGGCTCACCCATCACCACAAAAATTTTCTTGACGGTGTCAGCGGTATCTTCCACAAAAGCAAGCAGATTATCAGAATCTTTATGCCCCGAATATCCGGTAATCGTCACAATGTGCGCTCGAACGATCACATCTTCGCCAGTTATGCGCACAGTTTTGATTCCTTCTTGGATTAGCCGACCCGGACTGCCTACTGACTGATAGCCGGTTAAAAGAAGCGTATTATTAGGGTCCGGCAAATAATGCCGCTCATGGTGCACCACCCGGCCGCCGGTCGACATCCCGCTTCCGGCTATGACTATCTTTGGATTCGGTACATCTTTGATCAATTTTGATTCTTCTGACTTTAGAGTGCTGTGCAATCCAGGAAAATCAAATAAATATTTGTCATGCGACATCGCTTTTTGCGCCGATTCGTTGAAATAATTTCCAAATTGTTTAAAAATGTCCGTCAGGCGGATCGCGAGCGGAGAATCTAGAAAAATAGGCATCACCGGAATACGATTGTTTTCCACTAGCGCATCCAATTCAAAAAGCAATTCTTGGGAGCGTTCCAGTGAAAAGGTAGGGATGATCAGCGTCCCTTTTCGCTTGTAATTATCCTCAATTGTTTCCTCCAAGAATTTCCGGCGATCGTCCCGCGACTCGTGATTTCGGTCGCCGTAAACAGACTCCATGATTAAATAATCTACATCTGTAATTTTTTCGGTATCCGGCAGTATAGGTGAAGGGCTATTGCCCAGGTCGCCGGTGAAAATAATTTTTTTGCCGTTATAAATAAATTGCACCATCGCCGAGCCCAAAATATGCCCGGCATTTAAAAAAGAAACTTCTAAATTGTCCGTAATTTTTATTACGTCCCCATATTTAAATCCTTGCCAAAGCGAGAGCGCTGATTTTATATTCTCCGGAGTATAAATTTTGTCTATATGAAGCTCGGTATTTTTCGACAAGATGTCGGCCGTATCTTCGAGCATAGGACTCGCTAACGCGCGGGTCGGTTCAGTGGAATAAATCTTGCCGCGAAAGCCCTCACTTATAAGTTTCGGCACCCGGCCTAAATGATCCACATGCGCATGAGTAATGAAAAGAATGTCTATCGCTTTGGAGTCGTAAGGAAAAGGATCCCAGTTGATATCGTCCGCCAATTTGATCCCCTGAGTCAACCCGCAGTCAATCAAAATTTTCTTGCCATCGGCTTCCAAAAGAAAATTGGAACCGGTCACCGAGCCAGTTCCTCCGCAAAAGGTTATTTTAGCTGTTTTTTCCATTGGTGTTCTTTGATTGTAACATAATTCTTTTGAAAAAATACAAAACGGATCCGGCACCTCCCGCGAGGTCAAAGAAAATATCAGAAAAAGTATCCAGATAATCAAAAGGATTCCGCGTGAGAATGTCATTCACCGCTATTTCAAATACTTCCCAACCGATTCCGATGCAAAGCACAAACAACAGTAACAATACAATTGATCGTAAATTAAATATTTTTGATGGAAAAACATAGAAATAAGCGAGCCCTAGCCAAAATCCACCCCAAAAGTGCATCGGCATATCAAACCACCAAATAGCAGAATACCAGTAAAACTTATTTGCCAGAAAATTTACTATCAGAATGAAAAATATGAGGTATATTAGACGCTTCAAAAGCTTTTTCCTGTCCATCTCAGTATTTTATCACATTGCTAAGAAAAAACCCTGCGCGGCAGGGATACTTCTTAGGACTATTTCAGATGTATTACCATAGCTCATAGCTAGGTGGGTGAGAGACGCATAGAGCCAAGGCTCTGCACGATCGACTCTCCCATAAATTAGTGTTCTAGGTAATAATCGGAAATAACCCTACTTGAATTATACGCTCCTCGTATATTTTCGCAACTAGACAGATATAATTTTTTGTTTTTGAATTAAAAACGCATGTCAGACCAATTTAATCCATATTCTTTTTCAATTAAGAATCGTTCGCCTTCGCCTACACTCCTGTGATTTTCTAAATTTAATAGTTTTATCGCTTCTTGCACATGCTCATGACTCTTGCCTTCAATTTCGAGATACGCAGGCATGCCAGGATAATGATCTAAATCAAAATTCCAATCCTTAAACACAAAAGATATTCGATCTTTTTCTTGATGGGCATAATTTTCGAGCCCAATATTTTCAAAAAGCTTTTTAGTGAGCAAGGCCTCGTCCACGTAAATATTTATTTCATCCGAATGTCGCGTATTGCCTGTTATTTTCGGCAGAGATTTCCAACTCACTTCATTTTTACCATCCGAAGTTGTACGAATCCGGAGATACCATGGCTGCTTATTTATGTTTACGCCTTTTGGGCCATACCAGTCTACCACTAGCCGAGTATTTTGTGTCTCTTTGGCACCTAAAGATTTTAAAGTTTTCTTTATTTTTTCTTTATCAACTTCTAAAACCTTGGTTTCAATTTCTTTCATAAAATTATCTCTTTCTTCTCTTGTAAGCCTTACTTCTATGGTCTATGTATTGAATAGTAATAATATTTCTATACCAATCAACTTGATAGAAAATACGCCAGTCACCCACCCGAAGTTTAAAATAATCACGGAAATCTGCAGTCAGGACAGTCGGCAAAATACCCCCAAAATTATTCTCTAGCCAATCAATTTTGTCTAAAATTCTTCTTCGAACTGATTTATCCAACTGAGAAAGATCTTTATCTGCTTCGTTGGTAAATTCCACAGACCATTTAGACATTTTAGAGATATTTTTTCTTAATCTGATTAAGGGAAATAGTTTTATTATTTTTATAAGTCATAGACAATCTTTTTTTGGCTTTAGCGCTCAACTCAAGACCGAAGTCTGGATCGTTAAAAACATCAAAAACCGCACTTGAAACAAGAGCTTTTATTTGATTATTCATTTTTTGGGCAACTATTGTATTCATAGTTTTATGATAGCAGAAAAGGATAATTTTGCAAACTTAAGATTATTTCACCCCTAATTTTTTATGTATCTCATACAGCATGATGTCATACTTGCCATCAATTACACGATCTTCTTTGGAGATACCAAGTGTTTCCAGAAAAGCAAACAATTCTGCTTGAGTTTTCGTCCTGTCTTTGGGATTTTCTGAGGTAACTATTTTTTCCACCTCCATAAATTCACCTAGAAATTCAACTTTATCGAGCACAATCTCCATATCCTGAAAATTAGTTTTAATTCTTCTTTTTTCTACCGTCGGAATACTGTTCCACCCGATGAGTTTCAATATTTCAAGCATTTTTTCTCCGTTTGGTATACTTACTTCCTTTTCAATGCAATCTTGGTAGCTGGATTGTGGTATTTTTAAGGTTAAGAAATAAATATCATTTTGCTTCCGCAATCTCAAAGCCGGCGTACCTAAGGGAAAATCGGGGTAAGATGCCCCTTGTGGAATGAAAACATAATCCACTTGGTGCAGTTCGCCACCAAATTTACATCCAAGATCTTGAAGTTTTTTTATTACTGCTTCCCTGTCTCGTAAATATGCTTTGACTTCGACTTCATACATAGAATTTTTCTAAAAACTAAAGTTCAAGAGCTTTAACCAACTGCTTGATTAGGGTCACAGCTACTGGAGGAGCGAGCAAACTGTAAGAATCAACCCCTTCATCATCTTTCACTACCCAAGGTTCCTCATTTATGGTTACCTCATCTGTTTTTTTGTCATGTTTGAATACATACTTAGGAGTTATTTCATATTCATCTACAATTCCGTCTTTTATACTATTAACAGGCACAGCGTTGCGCAATAGAATTTTTGGAATTCCATGCAGAGACATTACTTTCTTAATTAATTTATTATCAAGCTCTAACCTATCACGAATACTTTCAATGCCAGCGTTATCACCTTCCTTATCTACCATTCTGGCGCCATTGCATTCTGGATTATCACATTTGAGAAAAAACTGTTTAGTTTTTTTATCATACCCAGCTCTTTTGGTTGGAAAAGTTGTCAAATTCCTCGGTGATTGACATATGGGGCAAACGACTCTATTTCTCATACGTTCATCAATAACTGTTTCTGGTATACTGATAGCCACGAATATATCTGGATCCATACGATAATTTATCAAGTCTCGAAAATATAAAGAATATTGGATTTGATCTAAATCGCGAGGAAAACCATCCAGAAAAATAGTTTTCCGCCCTCGTTTATCAATTTCCCTTTTTACTAATGCCATAATAAACTCAGTAGGTAAAAGAACTTTTTGATTTTTTCCAATCAGAGCATCGATAGCATCATCAATAGAAATATACCCACGATAATGTTCGCTTAAATATTTCATTAATTCTTTTCTTTCTTTGGGATCTTCGATTATTTTATGTGTTTCACGAACCAAGTCTCCCACAGAGATATGGCCAATTTTGTCCGCGCCGAAAATCTCAGCCATTAATTTAGTATATGTACCCTTACCTGAATTTTTCTTGCCGAGAAGATAGGCAACGAAAGTGTTATTTTTAAAATATTTCTTGAGTTTGGCTATTTCCGGTCCAACTTTTGCTTCGAAATAATTTTTTCTCTCTGTTCTGTCATTAAGATCAAACTTTTTTTTCAAACCTGGTACAGTTGTTTTATTAACTGGAAAATTGGTTAATGGTCCTTTCATAATAATATAGGATTAAAAATGCCTGCCTGCCGCAGGCTGGGCTTTCGCCAAAATAATAATACACTCATATTAGCATAAAAAAATGATTTTGCAAAAAGCTTTTTCTCCAGCTCCGGCACATTCACTTCCAAAAATTTTATCTCAAATTCTTGCATGGGATTATTTTATCATAACTTTCTTATATCACTTGCCATGTCGTATCCTAATTCTTGTGCCCGAGCTACAGATTTTTTTAAAAAATAAATCCAATGATCATAGCCTTTATTCTCATTCCTTAATTCCCAATTTGAAATAATTTCTTTAGAAGTTGACCAAGCCAGAGTTAATTTCTCGTGTTCTTCTAATCTAGTATCGATAAGATCCTTATTTTCAAGTATTACCAGAAAACAAGTAGCATGTGCAATACGATTTACATCTTTTAAAATATTATGATAATGACACAAAGCTTCTGCAATGCTTTCAACGTATAAAAAATTGTGTAAACCACTTTCTTCAGTAATTTCTCTCAAAACTCCATCCTTAATATCTTCTTTAGAATTAACTCCACCAGAAAAAAGCCAAAACGCTCCATTCTTTGCATTTAGACCGATTGCATATTTTTGTGTTTCTGGATCAAAAACGACACCGCATCCGCCATCTCTTCGTTTTTCATTTTCTCTTTTAAGTCCGAATTCTGGAATATTTTCTAGTTTATTCATTTTATTTAAAGATTTAAAAATATAAACATTTAATTTTCATAAAAACGCTTATAAACATCTGGTGCTTGCTGGCGTAAAACTTCTTTCATCGGGTCATCTTTTTCAAGTTTTTTAAATTGCGTACCAGCATGCATTCCCTTCTTTACTTTTTCAGCAAAACTCTGAATCAATCTAGAACACTCCGAAGCCAGCCCGCTTAAATATTTAAATTTTTCCATATTCACATATTCTGCATCGTAGGCGACGTAGAGTTGGGCGCGAACTTCCCCAGCCGAACCTTTAGCAATATATAAATAATTTAAATATTCACTCTTGGTTCCCCGCTCAAATCCTTCTGCAATATTACTCAAAACCGAAACACTGGCTCGAGTAATCTGATCTTTAAAACCATAATCTTTACAATCTTTGAATTCTTGATAAATAGCTTTCGTTAACTCCCTCGCTTTATTAAAACAAACTAAATCTTCAAATTTTGAAATTGTAGCCATAAAATTTTCTTAGAAAATTAATATTTAAAAATGTAAAGATGAAAAAATTTAAAGGATACGTTTTAAATTTTTAAATATTTCAATTTTTAAATTTCATCGAATAGTTCTTATTCGAGAGATTTATACCGTCCCATAATTTCCGCTTCCACAAGGGCGCGGTCGCGGCCGTATTTTACGTAAGACAGTTCTTTTAGGTTATCCACAATGTCCGGATTGCCCTTCTCCGGCGGCAAGGTTACTAGATTGAAAGGTTTAACCGGCTGGCCCTTGACTAGCATACTCATATACGCGTTGTAATTGTCGAGCTTGGTGATGTCGGCTGCGGTAAATTGAGGTTTGAATTTTTGTTCTAAAAACGTCGCATCTTCGGTGCCGACCCGAAACACCGCCATCGAACCGACGTTGCCAAAAACTGCATTTTTTATTTTTTCTTCCAGTTGAGTAATGTATTGATGCGCGATATTGAGTGAGAGTCGGTATTTTCTGGCCTCCGAAAGAATAGAAGCGATCGAATCAGTAGTTACATTTTGAAACTCGTCAATGTAAAGATAAAAATCATTCATTGGTTTGCCAAACATATCCACTCGTGACAGCGCCGCCATTTGGATCTTGCCCACAAGGACAAGACCAATCAAGTTCGCATTGATGTCGCCGAGCCGGCCCTTGGAAAGATTAACTAACAGAATTTTCTTCTCGTCCATAATTTTTCTAAAATTGAAAACAGAATTTTGCTGAAGAACTACTGGACGCATGATGTCGTTGCTGATAAAATTGTCGAATTTAGAAGAAATATAGGGCACAAAGTTCGCTAGTGACTGGTCGCCAGTAGTCTGCTCTGCCGAAACCCAAAATTGTTTAATGATTGGATTTTTACAACGCGCTAATTTCATGTCGCGGAATTCCTTATCACCCAGAACGCGAGTGATCTCAAGTAGGGTCGAGCCGGACTCCGGGTCTTCCATCACCAAAAAGGCGCTATTCCTGAAATATTGTTCAAACATCGCGCCACCACCCACTTTCATGTCGAAAAGTTTGTTAAAAATCCCCATCATTTCGTTAACCACAAAAGTTTTTTGTTCCGGATATTTTGGATCATATTCAAGCATATTCAGCCCCATCGGCCGGGTCGTATACGCCGGGTCAAAATAAATCACATCATCAATACGTTCCTTCGGAATACGAGATAAAATAGTTTGAATGTCGGTGCCGTGCGGGTCGATATAACAGCAACCGTCTCCATTTTTGATGTCCTGGGTGATCATATTGAGCATAATGTTTGTCTTACCGGTACCCGTTTGGCCGATCACATAAAAATGCCTCATCCGGTCTTCTCGAGCCATGTGAATCTCGGTATCGCGTCCCCGATAACTATTTACCCCAAGCAGAATTCCTTCTTGCGGGATCTCAATCGGCGCAGGCGCAATACCAGCTTTGGCTTCTTTTAATTGCGGCTGGCTACCGATACCGACCGGAAAGTGAAATACTGAAGCAAGCTCTTTCAAATTTAAGGGCATCGTTTTATCTCTCGAGAAAGAACGATAAGAAAAATCATGGAAAAGTTTTTTCAGGTCGCTGCCGTGCGCTTCTTCAAAAATAAATGAATTGCTAGCCGCTTCGGAAAATTGATTGAAAGAAGATTTTATTTCCTGCAAAATGGCTTCGGCGCGCTCCTTGGTCTCGCCGGAGGCGATGACGCGAATGTTGGCTTTCATGATGGAGCTTTTAACTTTATTGCCTATCTTTTCCACGGCGCCCTCATCCACTGCGCGCCGGCCCTTTATATATTTGTCCGGATTTTTTCCTTCTGGCTCTTTAGTTTTATGCCCAAATAAAAGATCTTTACCGACTTTGATTAAAGCTTTATTAAATTTATAGAAATTATCAGCGGCGTGTTTGACCGACATCCCGTCTTTGACGTCATCCAAGATCATGTGAAATTCATTGATAAACTTGTCGCCAGCCGGAGCCACCACTAGCTGGATCGCCGCGCCCTCCCCTTCGGTTTTCAGTTTCGAAAAAACATTCAAGATCATATTCATCGGGTCATGCTCGATGTTGTCGTAAGTTTTGATCGGCATTACACCCCTTTCCGCGAAAGTCGCATAAGCTCCGACCGACCCGCCATCAGTATTAAAAATATTATAATCATCCGCCACTTCTCGAATTTTCGCATGGTGATAAAATGCCAGAACCTGCTTCTCAAAAAGCGAGAGGTGCTTATTGGGGACTCCCGCGTAGATAACTACTTCGTCGCTTTGATTCCCGAGCGCAACCTCGAGCGTGAAATAAATTTCTTTTTCATTTTTCTTGTCCAGCGAGATAGACTGCATACCGGCATAAAATTGCTCCATGGCGCCGATGAATTCTTTGAAACCCTTGGACTTATCCGCCTCGTCGGTGGGTGGCGGAAGCGTTACTTCAAAAAGAGTCATATTCAGAGATTTATATAAAGGTGTGCCTTCTTTCAAGTCTGAAATAACTTGACCGGTTTTCAAATATTGCACCAAGAGCCGATGAAAATCATCTTCGACGTGCGGATTGCCCATCGCTTCCACCACCGAAAGCGCATTCCTGATACCTTTGGTAATCACGATCCCCAAAAGCTCCTCCATAACGTTGTCATGAATTTCGGGCTTGAGAGCGAGCACAATACCCTCTGTCTCCTTTTGATTGATGATATTACTACTATGTAAAACCTCGGAGGCAGGTATATTTTTATAAGTTCCCACTACCTCCTTGGCGGCGCTATCTTTCGTATGTTCAAAATGCCCTGCCTGAATCAGTTCCTCCTCGCGCTTGGCCACATGGGCGCGCAAATAATCGAGCTCTTCATCAGGAGTCTTAAACTTCGGCATTTCCCTAAAAAAGGAAGGTTGCATGATTCAATTATACAACAAAACAGGAGAAAAAAGAATTTGAATTATTGAGTCAATTTATCTCTCAAGTCCTTTTCTTTGATTTTGTCTTCCAGAATTCTTTTAGCTTTGTCAATTTGACTCATAGCCGCCAAGCCCTGCTTTTGTATTTCGGCTATTTCTTTCATGCCTTTGGTCTCATCCATCAAGGCTTCTTCAAAGAAAGCGAAAATTAATTTATCTTGCACTTCTTGAGGAAATTTCGTCAAATTATCCACTAGAAACTTCCGCGCGCCAGATTCGTCGCCCTTATCGGCATAAGCTAGAAATTCGTTATATAAATTTAAAAATTCATCATTCATGATTATTTTAATTCAGCTCTTTGCTATTAATAATCGCATCAGAAATGGCAGCAAAAAAGGCGTACCATCCTGTTTTGTTTTTGTTCTTTTTCGCCTTTTGTTCTTCGCGAAATTGTTGTTTAAGAACCTCTAGATCAATCGGTGGTCTCGCCCCAGCGTTTTTTCTCTTTTTAGTTTCCCAATCTGCCTTATACTGAGCATCGTTGAAAGCAGTTTCACTTCTTGCATCCATAAATCCACTTTTGGGTTTCTCTACATTGGGCGCATTAACTAATTGATCGGAAAGGGCTTTTCTCATGAAACTATTTTCGTTAACACTAGAAAAAAGAACAGTCCCAATTTCTTGATAAAAAAGATCTAACTGAGCGACAGAATTTTCAAGTGAATCTTCAGAAGACTGTAAATCTTTAACAGCATCTTTTGACAAATGGCCAGTCATATTAAGGACTTTGTCATACCATTTATAGGATCCGGTTACCAACTTTTTTAAAGCTTTCTTTTTTTCTTCAGGATCTTTTATCGCCAAAGCATCGAAGTAGTCTTGCGGTTTAATCTTATTATCCTTGCACAACTTTTCTACTTCATCATTTACTACTTTATATTCCCCATTTTTATATTTATCATATTCATTCAGTGCATGAACAATTTTATTAAACCTATCTTCTTCATCTGAAACAGATAGTTCTTTTAGCTGGCTCTGAATTGCTTTTACGGCTTTTTTCGGACCAAGCAAATTAATTATTTTTTCAAAATCGGGATGATTACGCGCAAAATCAACCACATTTTCTTCAGTCAGTAATTTCTCAACTTTTTCCGCTTGAGTTATTTTTTCTGAAAATATTTTTCTTTTATCCTCAAGCAGAGAAATATCGCTTTCCTGGAGCTTGCCTTGCGCAAGTCTCATCGCCAAAGCATCATCATTCTTTCGAAGCAATTTAAGAAAAAGATCGCTTTTAGTTTTATCCTGCATTACTTCCGCCAAAGTATGACCTGCAGGAGGAGGTATAGGATGCCCTTCTGTTTTTTCCTTCTCTTTGTCTTTTCTTTGTCTGAACTGGTCTAGTAAGCCCATATATTTATTAAGTCGATTATTTTAAGCTCATGTATAGAATATACCTTTTGCATTATTTCGTCAATATCTCCGCCCCCCCCTCTGTGATCAAAATCGTATGCTCAAAATGGGCGCTGTTTTTGCCGTCGGCGGTGCGAAAGGTGTAGCCATCTTCATCGATTGTTACATTTTTCGTACCCAGGTTTATCATCGGTTCGATCGCGACCACCATGCCGGGGACTAATTTTTCCCCCTTGCCCGCTTTGCCAAAATTTGGGATATATGGATCCTCGTGAATCGCCCGCCCCACCCCGTGCCCAGAGAGAACTTCCACAATGCCGTAATTGCCTTTCTGAGCGCGAACAAAGCTCTCTACCGCATGACCAATATCCCCCACCGTGTTGCCTCCTTGGGCGGCATTTATGCCGACTTGCAGAGCTCGCTCGGTAACTTCCATAAGTTTTTGGCTAGACGAACTTACTTTGCCCACCGGCACGGTAATGGCCATATCTGTAAAAAGACCTTTGTGCTTCAGACCCAAATCAAGCGAAACAATATCGCCTTCTTTAAAAATTCTTTTTTTATTTGGAATACCGTGCACAACTTCATCATTTATCGAGACGCACAAAGACGCTGGAAAAGGAGTTTTCGCTCCCTCCGGGCGGTAATTTAAAAAAGCAGGAACATCACCCAACTCCCGAATTAATTTCTCCGCATATATATCCAAATCCTTGGTCGAGATACCCGGAGTAACTTTTTCTTTCAATTTATAAAGCACCGCCGCCAAATGCTTACCGCCTTCTCGGAGTACTTCTATTTCTTCCGGTGTTTTGATGATAACCATGGTTTATGAAATTACTGTCCCTAAAAATTTCTCTCCGTTCAGACATTTTTTTAAATTAGAAATATTTTTTCCGTTCATAATCACGACTTCGATTCCCTCTTTTTCGGCCGCTTCGGCAGCCGTCGGATCGAATGGAGAATTCAGCCTGGCTGTCCATTCTTTCGGAATCAAAGCCCGGTAATCGGCCCATGAAATCTGCTCAATTTTTTTGGCACTTGGATTGGTGCACGGGTCAGAATCATACACATAGTTAATATTAGATAAATTAATCAATTTTTTCGCGCCCAGGCTCGTTGCAGCCAAAATCGCGTCATAATCCGAACTATGTCCGGGTTCATAAGCCGATCCGATCGTAATCGGTTTGTTAGATGGAAATCTGGTTGAAAGATTAGCGATTACTTCCTCGTGGGCATATTCGCTAAATATAACTCGCAATAATTCGGCATTCAATTTCAGAGCCGCGATACCAATCCAGTCCAAATCCACGTCGGAGGGATTGGTAATTTTTTTAGCTGCTTCATTGTATGTCCGGTTCACTTTTCCCCCGCCAGTAGTAATTACAAATTTTTTGCCTTCAGCTACATGCTCCAAAATTAAAGTTTTAAAACTTTTTAAAAAATCAATATCAATTTGATCAGGCACGATGAGCGATCCGCCCAGAGAAATTATGATAGTTTCTTGCATATTAGTATCCAAGAGCTTTGATAATATCCTTATGCACAGCTTCGACAGTTTGCTCGCCGTTGATCGTGTAAATTGTGTAATTCTCTTTGTCTTTAAAATAATTCATCGCGGGAATGACGTTGTTGACATATTCGTCAAATCTCTTCCTGATACCCTGATCAGTATCGTCGTGCCGTCCGCGAAGCCTAAGCCTTTTGGTGGCCTCTGCTTTCGATAATTCAATATAAATAATTTTGACATCTCTTCTTTGGTAAAATTTTACCATCGCTTCAAAACTTTCTGCCTGCAAAATTGTCCGCGGATATCCATCGGCAATCAAACATGTCTCTTCTTGCATTCCCGAAATCAGGATATTAGTAAACAAACTAGTCGTAATAAAATTAGGTTGCAAAAATCCTTTTTCTAAAGTTTCTTTTACCAACTGCCCGGTATAGCTGCCGCTTTCCATAATTTTTCTAAATTCGACACCCGTCGAAGTGTAAAGAATATCTGAAGCCATTTTTTTGTTTTCCAAGTATTTTCGCAACAAATCAACCTGAGTCCCCTTGCCGGAACCCACTATTCCAAAAAAGACGAAAGTTTGCGGTTGCATAAACTAACAATACAGAATTTCAGCCTTAAAATCAAGGTGAATTTAATTTAAAATTATGCTTTAATATAAGTGTGAAAAAAGAGATTATTACTATAGCTGGAGCCAATGGAAGTGGAAAATCAAGCACCGCTAAAAAAATAGCCCAGCAGTTGGGTTTTAAACACTTATCCTCAGGAGATTTGATGCGACAGATTGCTAAAGAAAATAATATAACCCTGGAAGAACTGGCCAAAATTGCAGAAAAGGAAGATTGGGTAGATAAAAAACTTGATGATTATGTAAAACAAGCCAGCCAAGAAGAAAAAGTGGTAATAGACTCTCGGTTGGCGTTTCATTTTATACCGGAGAGTTTCAAAGTTTACCTTGATCTCGATCCAAAAATCGCAGCCGAAAGAATGCTGAGTGATATGAAAAATAATCCGGCCCGACATCTGGAAAATAAGGGAGAAATAAAATCTATCAAAGAAATGGCAGAAAAATCCGCAATGCGTCTAGCTTCTGAACGCAAAAGATATTTTGATTTATATGGAATCAAAGACCACAAAGACAAGAAAAATTTTGATCTGATAGTGGATACAGAAAAAAACAATTTAGAACAAGTTGTTTCTATTATTAAAAAAGAATACAAAAAGTGGATAGATAAGTAGGAAAAAATTATATGGTCAAAAAATAATTTTTCTATAAGGACGGGTCATCGATTGGCGCTGGAGAATTTAATATTTGATTTGATGTTTGTTTCTTGAAGGCGAAATATTCTAAAATTTTTTCAATTCGTTCTTTTTTCACTGTCTTCCCATGCAAGCTCGGTCTGTTCGCCTCCCCCACAGATTCACGGTTTATTTGTCGAAAAAAATAAAAACCAAAAACGAAAGCTGCCAAAGTCAGAACAAAACCCAAGGAAAAAATAATATTCCAATACGGCCGGATATTTATCTCCGAACTTTTTTCTTTTTTAGGAAAATGAATTTTCATATTTATTTTAAATTTAAGGAATAAAACTCAAAAGTTTTATTTTAAAAGTCGCATTCCAGGCGGAAGCGGAAAGGGTTTTATCAGATGAAGCTGGCTCCGTTTCTCTGGAGAATTTTACTTCAATCAGCTCAAGCTCGTAAGGAGAATTTTCCAAAAGGGTTAAAAATTTGTAAAGGTCGGGAAAAGATCCCTTGGCCTCCATGGCGACCATTAGCGCCTTTTTGTCTTTAGAGATATCCACCGAACGAACTTCTTTCTCGATCCCCGCTCCCTTCGCCAGTCCTTCGACTGTATTCAAAAAGAGAACCACATCGGAACTTCGAGCAAAATGCGTTTCTAGCTGTTGTCTTTCCTCCTTTATTGCTTCGATCGAATTGTTGAGTGTCTTTAGTTCTTCGCGACGGATGGCTTCGATTCGCCATTCATTTTCTTTTTTATCTATTTCCCAGCTGTTATTTTTTATTTCTTGATATAGATACAGAAAAGAGAAAATGGAAGCCAGAAAAAATATAAGCGAGAGCAGAAGGGGTATTTTTTGAAAAGATTTTTGCATATATTATTTAAACAGGAATTAAATTTAAATTAAATCGGATATTCGAGCCTTTGATAAAATTGGAAATCGGCAGATCAACCGACTTAAAAAGCGGATCATTTTCCAGTAAGCGGCGAAATGCAAGCAAAATTTCCCGCGAAGGGGCGATGCCTTCGATACTCACCTTTTTTCCAGCGGGTGGATTGTTCTCATAAGAAATATCGGTAATCTTAATGCTAAAGATTTTTTTTTGAACAATCGCGCTTACAACTTCCTTAGAAATGGTAAATTTATCACTTTCCGATCCCTCTAGGAGCCATAGTTTATTCTCCAGGTCTTGGGTTATCGCAAGCGTCTCTTGGTCCGGAGCTGACACCGATTCGCTTTTTTGCGCTTCCAGTTTTTTGTTTACCAAATCCTCTTTTGTCCGCACTAGGAAATAAGACGGAATCATTACAAAAGTGCCGATTAAAACCGAAAGGCCGAAAACCACCAGGCAGACTACCGTAAACCGATAGTAAAAACTCTTGACCATTTTTTTCTTTTCAGTGTTTGGAATTAAGTTGATCATAAATATCTATCTTAATTGCGGTTAAAATCCCCCATAGCGAGTCCGAGCGCGGCCGCAAAGGAAAGCGCTTGCTTAAAATTTATTTCCGGAATGTTATTTTCCATGTCGATGATATTTACCCAAACATTCGCCATGCCTACTTCGGTCTTTAAACTCACCGAAAGGTAATCCGAAAGCCCGATCAGATTCGAATCTCCCCCGCAAAGAATTATTTTTTTAATTACCGGATTGCTCTTGCCTTCCTCGTCCTTGTGCGTATGCCAGTATAAAAAATGTTTAGCGACTTCGTCGCGCAAAATAGAAACGCTGTTTAGAAGCACTGAAAATAGTTCTTTATTTGGAGCATTGCGCAAGAGACCATAGTTTCTTTTCATTTTTTCGGCTTCTTCAAAACTTATTTTGAAATTCTTGGCAATCGTATTGGAGAGCATCACTCCGCCCACATCGAGAGTGGAAGCAAATATTACCATGCCACGGGAAACGATAAAAATACCGGTCCGTTTTTCTCCAAAATCCACAATCATATAAGTATCCAAGTCGCCTTTTTTTATAACCACTCGGGCAATCGCTTGCGGTTCTAATTCAAAAGATTGCACTCGGACTCCGGAGCGCTCGAAAATGCCCAGATAGTCTTCAATCACATTTTTCGGAATAACCGCCACCTGTAGATCCAAGCCTGCTTCATCTTCGGAGAGCAATTCATAATCAAAAATAGCTTCAGAGGATTGAAGCGGCACATGATCTTCGATCGAAAACTCGATACCTTCCCGGATACTTACCAAACCGGCTTTGCCAAGTCGCAACTTGAAAAGATACACTTGTTCTTCCGGCACCGAAACCCGTACCGACTTTATGCCGGATGTTCGAAGTGAAAGCAAAATTTCTTCCATCCGGTTGGTATTTTTTATTTTGCCCGCCTCAATAATGCCGGGTGGTATCGGACACTCGCCATGACGACCGACGCGGATGCCATTTTTGCTATTTTTTAGCTCGATAAATTTGATGGATTCATCTCCGACATCTAAACCAAAAGAGGAAACGGCCAGAAAAGAAGGCACTGGAAAAAACCGGCTGAAAAATTTATCCAAGAAATTGAAAGACATAATAGGATTATATCAAATAAGGTTTCTCTTGTCTAAATATCTCTGCAGTATCAGCGCGGCCGCGCTGGCGTCAGCGCGGCCGCTTTTTATTTGTTTTACCTTGCTGTGCGATTGCGACGGACTCATCATAACTTTTCTGGCTTTGCCGCTTGGAGAACGCCTTGCTTCAACTGAGGTCAAAAATTCTTTTTGCTTATGAATTTGCAATCCAAACTTTTCTTGCAATTCTAAAATAAAAACCTCGATCCGGGCCGAGAGCGCGTTTAATTTTCCCGAAAAATCTACCGATTCCCCCATTACTATTTCTTTAATATTTTCTTGCTTGATAATTTCACCTAGCCTCGCTAAAGTATTGGCATCATTCAACACAATCTCTTTTGGGAAAGCCAGGGTCCCATTTTCATCCGAAATTGCCAAACCGATTCTTTTGGTGCCATAGTCTATGCCTAAAAATTTCATATTTACAGAGTAGCATAAAAATCATTTTTCTGATATTATTCGGCTATGGATCAGTTACCGCTTTCCGCTAATATTCTCATATTAATCTTGCTCCTTTGGAGCATTGCCTGGAAAATTTACGGCGCCTGGACCGCCGCCAAGCATGACCACAAAAAATGGTTTGTGGCGATCATTATCTTAAATACTGTGGGAATTTTGGAAATTTTTTATGTCTTGCGAGTGGCCAAAAAAAGTTGGGCGGAGGTGAAAGGAGATTTTAAAGAGGCGTGGAAGTCGAGAGGATAAAATAAATTGTTTCTGGCGTGGAGGAGTGGCTCGAGAGGTTTAAGGCATCGCTCTTGAAAAGCGAAAACTGGGCAACCGGTTCGTGAGTTCGAATCTCACCTCCTCCGCAATTTTTCGAAAAGGGTTTCAGAACCAAAAATATGGTCGGCGCGAAGCGCCGTCTGTTCTGCATTCCCCCCACAAAATCCTGATT